>OBGO01000002.1_pt1 | contig 10417 bp, 5 predicted proteins | sample 1480021 | NCBI WGS metagenome assembly OBGO01 (sample SAMN02324088, study PRJEB22366) | soil metagenome | biome: mixedwood plains | place: Canada | collected 2009-09 | reverse complement strand
ACCCTGCCGCTTACCGGATACCTGTCCGCCTTTCTCCCTTCGGGAAGCGTGGCGCTTTTCCGCTGCATAACCCTGCTTCGGGGTCATTATAGCGATTTTTTCGGTATATCCATCCTTTTTCGCACGATATACAGGATTTTGCCAAAGGGTTCGTGTAGACTTTCCTTGGTGTATCCAACGGCGTCAGCCGGGCAGGATAGGTGAAGTAGGCCCACCCGCGAGCGGGTGTTCCTTCTTCACTGTCCCTTATTCGCACCTGGCGGTGCTCAACGGGAATCCTGCTCTGCGAGGCTGGCCGGCTACCGCCGGCGTAACAGATGAGGGCAAGCGGATGGCTGATGAAACCAAGCCAACCAGGAAGGGCAGCCCACCTATCAAGGTGTACTGCCTTCCAGACGAACGAAGAGCGATTGAGGAAAAGGCGGCGGCGGCCGGCATGAGCCTGTCGGCCTACCTGCTGGCCGTCGGCCAGGGCTACAAAATCACGGGCGTCGTGGACTATGAGCACGTCCGCGAGCTGGCCCGCATCAATGGCGACCTGGGCCGCCTGGGCGGCCTGCTGAAACTCTGGCTCACCGACGACCCGCGCACGGCGCGGTTCGGTGATGCCACGATCCTCGCCCTGCTGGCGAAGATCGAAGAGAAGCAGGACGAGCTTGGCAAGGTCATGATGGGCGTGGTCCGCCCGAGGGCAGAGCCATGACTTTTTTAGCCGCTAAAACGGCCGGGGGGTGCGCGTGATTGCCAAGCACGTCCCCATGCGCTCCATCAAGAAGAGCGACTTCGCGGAGCTGGTGAAGTACATCACCGACGAGCAAGGCAAGACCGAGCGCCCAATACGCAAACCGCCTCTCCCCGCGCGTTGGCCGATTCATTAATGCAGCTGGCACGACAGGTTTCCCGACTGGAAAGCGGGCAGTGAGCGCAACGCAATTAATGTGAGTTAGCTCACTCATTAGGCACCCCAGGCTTTACACTTTATGCTTCCGGCTCGTATGTTGTGTGGAATTGTGAGCGGATAACAATTTCACACAGGAAACAGCTATGACCATGATTACGCCAAGCTTCAAATAATGATTTTATTTTGACTGATAGTGACCTGTTCGTTGCAACAAATTGATAAGCAATGCTTTCTTATAATGCCAACTTTGTACAAGAAAGCTGGGTCACGAGATAGTTCACCACCGGCTCCCCGATGGCCACCCCGTAGATGGTGTCGCCGGTGAGGTCGCCCGCGTCGAAGCCATTGGGGTAGCCGGCCTCGGCCAGGAGCGCCCGGGCGCGCTTGACGTCAAACGGATACGCCGGCGGCGTCCAGAAGTACTCCATGCCCTGCGGGATGAAGGAGTGCGCGAGCTTGGACAGCCCCAGGTAGACCGCGCCATTGATGCCGGCGCGATCGATGGCGAGGTTGGCGGCGAGCCGCACGCGCCGGTCGTGCCAGGGCGACTTCGGATCCCACTGCTCGGTGAAGAGGAGCCAGGTGGTGAAGGTGAAGTAGGTGGGCACCAGCCGGAGATTCGCCGTGCGCTTGACCTCCTCCGCCAGAGGCCCCGTGATGGAGTACGCCACGTCGACCTCGCCGCGCCTGAGCGCGGCCAGGCGGGTGGACTCGTCGGGGATCACGCGGAAGATGAGGGTCTTCACCGCGGGCGCCTTGCGCCAGTAGCCGTCGAAGGCCTCCACCGTCAGCTCCACGCCGGGCTTGAAGGCCACGAACCGGTACGGGCCCGCGCCCACCGGGGCCTTCTTGAAGCCGTCCTCGCCCACCTGCTCCACGTACTTCTTCGGCACGATCCAGGCGGCGCCGGTGGCGGGGGTGGCATAGAAGCTCATGAAGTCGGGCCAGGGCTGCTTGAGCACGAAGCGCACGCGCTCGGGATCCAGCACCTCCACCCGCGCCACCTTGCCTTTGAGCAGCGCCGCGCTGGCGCCGCGATAGCGCTCGAACGAGAACTTCACGTCCTCCGCCGTCACCGGCTCGCCGTGGTGGAACTTCGTCCCCTTGCGCAGCCGGAACTCGTAGGAGAGGCCGTCCTTGGACGCGCTCCACGACTCGGCCAGGCTCGGCGTCATGGGATTGCCCGGCATGGGCTTGATGAGGGCATCGTGTAGCGCGTAGAGGACCATGAAGGGCGTGATGATGCCGGACGTCTCGGCGGGGTCGAACCACGTCGGCGCCAGCGTGACGTGGACGGCCCAGGTGGCCTGTCCCTCGGCGGCGCCGGCGGGAGGGACGGCCCCCGGGCCCGTGACGAAGGCGAGCGCCATCACGGCGAGGAGCAACGGGACGAGCATCGGCATCCGGCGGGACCGGCGGGCCGTGGAGGCCGTGGAGCGAAGCGGATGCCATCGGAGCATGACCCGTCCTCCGCGTCTTTGCGAAGCGTCCCGGAGCGATGCGGGGCCCGGGTAGCGGTCGGTGTGTCCCGGAAAGTTCACGCGATTATCGTCGATACCGCAACCTTGTCAATCCCCGGTCCGGAGCACTCACCCCCGGCCGGAGCAATCAGCCCCGGGCGAAGCCGTCAGCCGCGATGACGCAGCACGGCACCGGGCCAGGCCCCCGTATGGGCGCCGTCCCGGTAGAGTACCTGCCCGTTGACGAGAGTGGCATGGATGCCCCGGGCCTGGGCGACCAGTCGCTTGCCGCCACCGGGCAGGTCATGGACGTACTCCGGCGCCACGTCGTCCACCGTATCCGGGTCGAAGAGGACCAGGTCGGCCACCCGGCCGGGAGCAATCACGCCCCGATCGGGAATGCCGAAGAACGTCGCCACCTCGGAGGTGAGCCGCCGCACGCCCTCCTCGAGGGACAGCGCCTGCCGCTCGCGCACCCACTTGCCGAGGAGATAGGTGGCGTAGCCCGCGTCGCAGAGCTGATCCACATGGGCCCCGCCGTCGGACAGTCCGATGAGGAAGCGCGGATCGGTGACCAGGGGCCGCACCCCCTCCGGGTCCTGATTCATCACCGGGAAGTCGAACAGTGTCTCCAGTCCATCGGCGAGGGCAATGTCCAGAATGGTGTCGGCGGGGTCCTGGCCGCGCGCCTCCGCAATCTCAGCCACGGATTTTCCGGATAGCGCCAGCGCTTCCGCGCCCGCCGCGTCGCGCACAGTGATGCGGCGCCACTGGCCGCGGAAGATGCGGCGCCGCTCCATCTCCTCCTTCCACTGGGTCCGGAAGCCCTCGCTCGCGTACAGCGCGCGCTGCTCCACCTCCGTGCGGTTGAACGCCTGGCCCCACGTGGCCATGGTGGCGAAGATGAACGGGTTCTTGAGCGTGAACTGGATTCGGAGCGGCCGACAGGACACCTGCGGCACCGCGCGCTCGCGGCCCAGCAGCGGCGCCATGCGCTGCACGACCTCCTCGTGGGCGCCCGGCGGCCGGCCCGGCCGCGCGAAGACGGCGAGATAGGTCACGGGTCGCCGGCTCTCGTCCACCAAGAGCTTCAGCGTCGCGTATTCGTCGTCGGTCACGCGGTCGGGCAGGGAGGTGTTGGCGGCCTCGATGACGCCGCGCCCCCGCGCGCGCATGGCTCCGCAGAGCGCCCGCAGCTCGTCGGCGCTCGCCAGCCGGCTGGCGAGCGGGCGGCCCTGGTCGCCGACATGATTCTGGAGAATGGTGGTGGACAGCCCGAAGGCCCCCGCGTCGAGCGCCTCGCCGAAGAGCCGGCCCAGGGTCGCCGTCTCCTCCGCCGTCGCCGCGCGGTCGACGGAGGCCTCGCCGAGCACGTAGTGGCGCAGCGGCGTGAGCGGCACCAGCGGCGCCACGTTGATGCCCAGCGGCCGGCGGCCCAGCGCGTCCATGTACTCGCCGAAGGACTCCCACTCCCAGCCGATGCCGCGCCGCATGACGTCCAGCGGGATGGCCTCGACGTTGACGAGGTCGCCCATGAGGACCTCGCGCGCCTGTGGCCGGCAGGGGGCCACGCCCACCCCGCAATTGCCCATCACCACCGAGGTGATGCCATGCCACGATGAGCAGGTGAGGAGCGGGTCCCAGGCCACCTGCGCGTCGTAGTGGGTGTGCGGGTCGATGAAGCCGGGGGCCAGGACCAGGCCGCGCGCGTTCAGCCGATCGCGCGCCGCCTCGCCGGGCCCGATCCCGACCGCGGTGATGCGCCCCCCGGAGACGGCGACCCCGCCCGTACGGGTGGGCGCGCCGGTGCCGTCGACGATGCGCGCGTTGTCGATCACGAGATCATGCATTCGGCTGGCGCTCCTTGGCGCGGCCCGGGCTGGCCAGGCCGCGCACGTTCCAGATTCGCACCGGTCGGGCCAGACCCTTCAGGGCGAGCGGGCCCACGTCTTCCGCGTCGATCAGATCTTCCACGACCCCCGCGACCTTGGCCGAGATGAGGATTTGCCCGGCGCCAGCCTCTCCGCAGAGCCGCGCGGCCAGGTTGGTGACGCTGCCGATGGCGCCGTAGTCCCAGCGCCCCTCGAAGCCGATGGCGCCGATGGTGGCGTAGCCCTGGGAGACCCCCACGCCGAGCCCGAGGTCCCAGCCGCGCTTGCGCCAGCCCGCGCTGAGGTCGGCCACGACGTCGCGCATGGCCACCGCCATGCGGATCGCGCGCTGGGCCGGATCGGGAACCACCACGGGGTCGTTGAAGAAGACCATCATGCCGTCCCCGGTGAAGCGCTCGAGGGTGCCCTCGTGGGCGAGGACGAGCCGGCCCATCTCCGCGTGGTACTCGCGGAGCAGCTCCATGATCTCCTCGGGCTCGGCCGTCTCCGCGAACGCGGTGAAGCCCCGGAGGTCCAGGAACACCACCGTGACTTCGCGGCGGTGGGTCTTGAGCGGGTCGTCGGCGCCGCCGGCCACGATGAGCTCGGCGAGCTGGGGGGAGAAGAAGCGCTTGAGCCGCCCCAGGCGCTCGAGCTGTCCGACCTGCTCGGCCACGCGCTGCTCCAGCGTCAGGTTCATTTCCGCGAGCGCGCGGCGATGGCGCTGCTCCTCGTCGTGGAGCCGTTTCTTCTCCAGGCATGCGCCCACCCGCGCCTGCAGCAGCACGGGGTCGAAGGGCTTGCCGAGGTAATCGTCGGCGCCGAGCTGGATGCACCGCACCACGCTGTCCATCTCGTCCAGTGCGGAGATCATGAGCACGGGGATGTCGCGCCGCGCGGGATCGCCCTTGATCCGCTGGAGCACGGCATAGCCGTCCAGGTCCGGCATCATGACGTCGAGGAGGACGAGGTCGACGGGCGTCCGTGCGAGCACGTCGAGGCCCGATTGCCCCCCCGCGGCGGTGAGCACCTCGTGGCCCTGACGGCGGAGGCGCCGGGCCAGCATGTCGCGGTTCTCCTCGCTGTCGTCCACCACCAGGATGACGCTGCGGCCCGACGGCGGCGCGGGCGCGGCCTCGGCCCCCGCGCTCGCCGTCCGACCCGCGGGCGTCACGCCGCCGTGCCGGAGCAGCTCATGGAGGCGCTCGCCGGCAGCGCGGATTCGATCGAGGTCGGGCACGAGTGCGTCGCCGCCGGCCTCGGCGGCCTGCCGGAGGAGCGCGGCCGCCTCGGCGCGGACACGCTCGAGGGGCGGGATGAGCGACCCGAGCGCGGCCGCGAGGTTGGGCGAGGCCGACGGTCCCTGCGCGAGCACGGTGTTCAGCAGGCCCAGCAGCTCGCGGGCATCCGCCCGGAGCGTCCCGAGGCCTGCCGCGAGGGCCGGCCGGTCGCCCACCGCGAGCTCCTCGAGCAGCATCTCGGCGTAGCCGATGATGTGGTTCAGCGGCGTGCGCAGATCGTGGCGGAGCTGCGCGGCGGGCTCGATGCTCACGCGCCGCCCGCCGGCCCGAGCAGGGCCTCGATCTTCTGGAGCAGGCGGGGAAGATCAACGGGCTTGGTGTCGAAGTCGTCGCAGCCTGCCGCCAGTGCCTTCTCCCGGTCGCCGGCCATGGCGTGCGCGGTGAGGGCGATCACCGGAATCGTCCGCGTCTCCGGCATGGCCTTCACCTGGCGGGTGGCTTCCCACCCGTCCATCCCCGGCAGGCTCATGTCCATGAGGATGAGCGCCGGCGCCTCCGAGCGCGCCATCGCCAGGCCCTGCTCGCCGTCGACGGCGATGGCCACCTCGTAGCCGCGCTTGACGAGGCGACGGGAGAGCATGTCGCGGTTCATCTCGTTGTCCTCGACGAGCAGGATCTTGGCCATCAGGCCTTCGGCCTTCGGCGCGCCACGCTGGCCGCCACCAGGTCGCGCACTTCGGCCAGCAGCTCGTCGCGGCCGTGGGTGCCCTTCTGGAGAATCTTCTGCACGTAGCCGTTGAGCCGCTCCCGGTCGTCGTGGGACAGGTCCTTGGCGGTGACGACGATGATGGGGATGGCCCGCCAGGGCTCGTGGCGGCGGAACTCGGCGACGAACTCGAAGCCGTCCATCTCCGGCATCATGAGGTCGAGGAGGACGACGCTGGGGGAGACATCGCGCAGGCGGTCGAGCGCCATCCGGCCGTTGGCCGCCTCCACCACCTCGAAGCCCTCGCTCTCGAGCATGCGCCGGAGCAGCGCGCGGGCGCCGGAGTCGTCGTCCACCACCAGGACGGGCCGGTCGCGCCGGTGCTGCTTCAGCACCGTCACCAGCCGTTCGCGATCGATCGGCTTGGTGAGGTAGTCGGCGGCGCCGAGGGCATAGCCCAGGTTCCGGTCGTCGACGATGGTCAGCATGACCACCGGAATGCCGGCCACGTCCGCGTCGGCCTTGAGGGCGGAGAGAACGGCCCAGCCGTCCATCCCCGGCATCATGACGTCGAGGGTGATGGCGTCGGGCCGCAGCTCGCGGGCGCGGCGGAGCCCGTCCTCGCCACCAGCCGCGGTGACGACGCGGAAGCCCTCCTTGGTGAGGAAGCGCTGCATCAGGTCCCGCACCGCCGCCTCGTCGTCGATCACCAGCACGGTGCCGATGCCCGATGTCACGGGCTCGCCCGGCGCGGCGGGCGCGGCGGCTTCCCCGGCCGCCTCGGCGACCCGAGCGGGCAGCCGGATCGTGAAAGTGCTGCCGTGGTCCGCCTCGCTCTCGGCGGTGACGTCGCCACCCATCATCCGGCAGAGCCGCCGGCTGAGCGCCAGGCCGAGGCCGGTGCCACCATACCGGCGCGAGGTGGCGGCACCGGCCTGGGTGAATGCCTCGAACAGCCTGGCGAGCTGTTCGGGCGTCATGCCAATGCCGGTGTCGCTGACCGCGAAGGCGAACCACTCCTGACCGTCCATCGAGTCGCGGCTTACCGCCAGCGTCACCGCCCCTCGTTCGGTGAACTTGCAGGCGTTGCTCAGCAGATTGAACAGGGCCTGGCGCACCTTGGTCAGATCCGCGTGCATCGAGCCGATCGCGTCGGGGCAGCGCACCTCCAGGCGATTGTCGTTCCTGGCCGCCAGGGGCTGGATCACCGCCGCGATGTCCTGGACCAGGCGCGCCACGTCGAAGCTCTCGAGGTAGAGCTCCATCTTGCCCGCCTCGATCTTGGAGAGGTCGAGCACGGCATTGATGAGCTCCAGCAGGTGCTTGCCGGCCGCGTTGATCTTCCGGAGATCGTCGGTGAACTGCTCGGCCCCCAGGTCGGCGGCGTCCTCCTGGAGCATCTCGCTGTAGCCGATGATGGCATTGAGCGGCGTACGCAGTTCGTGGGACATGTTGGCGAGGAACTCGGACTTGTGACGGTCGGCGGCCTCGAGCTGGCGGCTCTTGTCCCCGATCTCCCGGAAGAGGCGCGCGTTCTGGATGGCCACCGCCGACTGGGCGGCAAATGTCCTGAGCAGATCGATGACCTCCGAGGAGAACTCCCCGGGTGTCTTCTTGGAGACGGTGAGACCTCCGACCAGGTGATCCTCGCGCAACAGCGGAATGCCCAGGAGCGCCCGCGTTCCCGTCTGCAACAGGACATCTCGAAGGTGGCCGCTGTACGCCCCCGCCTCGGCAATGTCGGCAACCTGGACCGGCTCGAGCGTCACGGCCATGCGCCCGGCGACACCCTCGCCCCGTCGGATCGGCGCCCGCCGGGCGACGTCGACCACTTCCTCGGCGAGATTGTGGGTGGCACGGAACAGGAGTTCCTCAGCCCGCTCGTCGTACTCGTAGACGGTGCACGAGTCGGTGCCGGCGAGCTGGTTGGCGCGGGAGACGATCGTGCTGAGCACGGTCTCGAGGTCGAGCGTCGAGCCGAGAGCCTGGCTGACCTCGCCCAGCGCCTTGAGCTCCTGGACCGACCGGGTGAGCTGGGCCGTGCGGGCTTGCAGCGCGTCGAGCAGCCGCGCGTTCTCGATGGCGATGGCCGCCTGGTCGGCGAAGGTTTCCATCAAGGCGATCTGATTGTCCATGAATGGCCGGACCTCGTGCCTGTGGATCACGATGACCCCCAACAGCTCGTCCGCCCTGAGCATGGGGATCACCAGCACGGTCCGGTAAGGAGCAACCTGCTGCCCAGCGTAGGTGTACTCGGGATCGCTCCGGATATCGTGGATGTGGATGGTGCGCCGCTCAAGGGCCGCACGCCCGACGCCGCTCCCGCGTCCGGGCGCGATGGGATTCCGCTCGGTGAATGCTCTCAGCTCCGGGGAGACGTTGTGGGTGGCCACGACTCGCAGAACCTGACCGTCGAAGCGGAAGATCAATGCGCGTTCGGCCTCGCACAGCCTGATCGCGTTCTCGGCCAGCGTCTCGAAGACCGGCTGGAGATCGAAGGTGGACCGACCGATCACCTTGAGCAGCTCGCTGGTCGCCGTCTGCTGCTCGAGCGCGACCCGCAGCTCGTCGTTGCGCGTCGCCAGCTCCTTGAACAGGCGCACGTTCTCGATGGCGATGACCGCCTGGTCGGCAAACGTTTGGAGAAGGGAGATCTGCTTGTCGGAGAAGGCCCGTGGTGTCCCCCACACGTGGACGTTCACGCTGCCGATCGGCGATCCCTCACGGAGCATGGGCACTGCGAGCACCGTAGCAAGTCCGGCGCCGGCCACCGCCCTTATGTTGTACTGACGATCTTTCTGGAGATCGAGGATGTGGACGGGCTGGCGCGTCATGACCGCTCGGCCGGCCGCGCTGCCCATGTGAGGGGCCATCGGGAACACGCTGCGCAGAGCCTCGGTCTGTTCGGCGTTCGTGCTGTCGAGAGATTGGAGCCGCATCAATTCCCCGTCATACGTGACGACCTGCGCGCTACCGGCCTCACACAGCCGGCGGGCATTCTGCGCGATCGTGTCAAAGACGGGCTGGACATCCGTGGGCGAGCGCGAAATGACCCTCAGGATTTCGGCGGTGGCCGTCTGCTGCTCGAGGGCCTCGGTGAGATCGGCGTTCTTGGCCTGGAGCTCGGTGAGGAGCCGCGCGTTCTCGATGGCGATGGCCGCCTGGTCGGCGAAGGTTTCGAGCAGGGCAATCTGGCTGTCCGTGAAGAGCCGGACCTGGTGTCGGTTGACCGTGATCACGCCCAGGAGCTCGTTCGCCCGGAGCATGGGGATAGCCAACACGGTCCGGATGGGACTGACCTCGCGTACCGCGTAGGTGTACTCGGGGTCGGTTCGGACGTCCTCGATGTGGATGGTGCGCCGCTCGATGGCGGCCCGGGCCCCGCCGGTCGAGCGTCCGGGCGTGACGGGATTCAGGTCGAGGAATGCTCTCTCCTCGGGCGAGATGTCGCGGGTCGCCACCACGCGCAGCAGCTGACCGTCGAAACGCCAGATCAGCCCGTGCTCGGCCTCGCAGAGCCGGACCGCGTTCTCGACCAGCGTCTCGAAGACCGGCTGGAGATCGAAGGTGGACCGACCAATCACCTTGAGGAGTTCGCTCGTCGCCGTCTGCTGCTCGAGCGCCACCCGCAGCTCGCTGTTGCGCGCCTCCAGCTCGGTGAACATGCGGACGTTCTCGATGGCGATGACGGCCTGATCGGCGAAGGTCTGCAGCAGTGCGATCTGCTTGTCCGTGAAGGGCACCGCCTCCGCGCGCCGGAGGATGATCACGCCTATCGGCGCTCCCTCCCGCAACAGCGGAACGCTCAGCGTCGCCCGCTGACCGGTCTGTCTGGCCAGGGCGCTGCCCTCGGGAAACTCTTCCGTCTCGACCTGGAGATCGGTCACGCCAACAGCCTGCCGTTCGAGTACGGAGCGCCCCCCGACGGTCCCCGGAACGACCGGGACGAAGAAGCCGATGGGCTGGGGGACCGGGCCGTGGTGAGCGCCTAGACGCAGGTTTTCCCGGTCGAGCCGGAAAATCGACGCGTCAGGGGCTCCACAGAAGTGCGCGGCACTCCTGACCACTGCGTCCAGCACGGGCTGGAGATTCGTCGGGGAGGTGCTGATGACCCTCAGGATGTCGGCGGTGGCCGTCTGCTGCTCGAGGGCCTCGGTGAGATCGGCGTTCTTGGCCTGGAGCTCGGTGAGGAGCCGCGCGTTCTCGATGGCGATGGCCGCCTGGTCGGCGAAGGTTTC